>Ga0155934_103_pt1 | contig 25446 bp, 24 predicted proteins | sample RifCSPlowO2_02_FD_107588 | JGI IMG/M metagenome (GOLD analysis project Ga0155934, IMG submission 107588) | Candidatus Nomurabacteria bacterium RIFCSPLOWO2_02_40_28
AAGCTTGTGCCGAAGTATATCCCCAGTATGCCGGCGATTCTCGTCGCTGATGGCGACCATTATTATGCCAATGGGGCTACCAGTGGCGTCTCAACGAGCGGCTACGACATGTTAATTTATATCGAAGCGACTAACAGCTGGTGTAGGGCAGGGACACTACCGGGTAACACTGGCGACTGGGGCTTATCCACTGTCTGCAAGTTTTAACTTGAATATCAGTGTGAGCAGTGGAAAAACTGATCATGCGAGGGAGCAGTCCCCGCCGTTTTTAGGAAATATTATAAAACGGCGGGGATTTGCGCGCGCACGGGGCGGGCGGGTCAAGCACATACAGATTTGTTTGTGCCTAGCACAATCCTCTTTATGAATTACCACCAACCTTGGTCGGAGGCACAAAGTTTCGGCATAATACCCAAAAAACGAAATTATTCAATAATTTTGCTATCATAGTATTGTCATTGAGTATTATACAAATTAATGATATCAAAGTATTGAAACTACAAAGCATTGGACGTTCTAATGGAAGATTTAGTATAATAATATTATTCAAACTATGGAAATTCTCTCACTTATTAAATTCGTACTCATTCAGGTTTTCGGTCTGGTAATTTCTCTTGTTGCCGCTGGACTCTTTATTTTCTGGATTATCCGCAAATTCCATTCGTGGAAGATCGCCGCCGCTTTTTCAGTAATTCTCGTTGGAATATCGTTTTTTCTTTTCATGCCCTATGCATTTCCGGAACGATTGCAGTACCCTTTCTTTTTAAAAACATTTGGACCCGCTGATGGGCCGGGTCTCCCATTTAAAAACGTGGTCACGTTCTTTTTGAAAGAGTCAAATATGGAAAGAGTATCCAACATTGCGCGCGATCCCAATGATGTGCCTCCGCCAATTACGCGCACTTCATCGGAACTGGTGAAAATTGAATTGGAAACTAAGGAAGTTATCGCCGAAATGGCTCCCGGCATCTCTTTTAACTATTGGACATTCAATGGCACAGTGCCGGGACCTTTCCTGCGCGTCCGTGAAGGAGACACGGTTGAGTTGACGTTAAAAAACCATCCTTCCAGCATTCACCACCATAATATCGATCTTCACGCGGTTACCGGCCCCGGTGGCGGAGCGGTACTCACGAATATCGCCCCCGGAGAATCCAAAACCATGACATTCAAAGCTCTGAATCCGGGTCTCTACGTCTATCACTGCGCCCATCCAAATGTTGCCACTCACGACGCTCATGGCATGTACGGCTTGATTTTAGTTGAACCAAAAGAAGGTTTGCCTAAAGTTGATCGGGAATTTTACGTTATGCAGGGAGAGTTTTACAGCACTGGGGGCTTGGGCAAAAAGGGCTTGCAAATTTTTGACGCCCAGAAAATGCTCGACGGACATCCGGAGTATGTTGTCTTCAACGGCAAGACTAAGGGATTGGTTGGCAACATGAAGGCGAACGTCGGCGAATCCGTGAGAATTTTTATCGGCAACGGCGGCGTCAATCTCATCTCATCATTTCACGTCATCGGCGAGATTTTTGATACTGTATACCCCGAAGCCTCCGTCGGAGGAGCGTTGTTCAAGAATGTCCAAACAACACTGGTACCAGCGGGTGGTGCGGCAATCACTGATTTTAAACTGGAAGTGCCGGGAAAATATATCCTCGTGGATCATGCCCTTTCGAGACTAGATCGCGGTGCCTGGGGAGTGCTTGAAGTGGCCGGGGATGAAAACCCAGAAGTGTTTGATGGCATCGAAAGTATGCCGACAGCGGACGGGCACTGAAAATTAACTTAATTCTGTCGATAAACCAGCATTATGAAACTTGGCATAATTCTCCAATCAAATAAATCGGAGCACGCGTGGAATACCTTTCGCCTCGGAATTACCGCGCTTAAATCTAATCACCAAGTAGAAATTTTTTTGATGAGCGAGGGTTCGGAATTGGACACTGTTCCCGACACCAAAGATTTTGATGTTTCGGCAAAAGTAGCGGAATTCAAGGAATTGAAGGGAGAAATCTATGCTTGCGGCAGTTGTCTCAAGGTGCGTGGCAAAGAAAAAAGTAAAGTATGTCCGGTTTCCACAATGTCAGACTTGCTCAAAATGGTCGAGGGGTCGGATAAAGTTTTAGTTTTCGGCTAACTCAATGAATATGAGAAAACTTATTTTCACAATTTTTGCCGCAAGCGTTATTGGCTTATTCGCTACGAGTGCAGACGCTCAAATGATGGGTGGCTTTTCCAATTCCTCCGCGGATTGGGACGCGGTTATTGAACATACTAACCGCGAAGAACAAGAGGGCAAAGAGCTTTGGGACAAGCTCCAAACAAAAGAAGTTGCTTGCGCCGATCTAAACGATGAGCAGTATGGAGTGCTTGGTGAATACTTTATGGGCCAAATGGCCGGTGAGTCGCACGCCGCCATGAACGCCATGATGATTCAAGCGCATGGCGAAGACGGCGAGGAGCAAATCCATATTGTCATGGGCAAGCGACTATCCGGTTGCGATACCTCGGCGGCATTTCCTGCAATCATCGGGGGCTGGATGCCGATGATGAACATGATGTGGGGAGGGTGGTCGTCCCACTTTGGCAGTAATAATTCAACAAACAATATGATGAACTTTGGATTTACGCCTTTTGGCGGTTTCGGCTGGATATTTATGATTCTCCGGTGGGTATTGATAATCGCCGGCATCGTCGCGCTTATCAAGTGGTTCACGAGCCAATCTCGTGGCACACATAATCACGAAAAATCCGCGCTTGAGGTCTTAAAAGAACGATACGCCAAGGGCGAGATAGACAAAAAAGAATTTGAGGAGAAGAAAAAGGATTTGGTTTAGAATTTGTCGCCAAAGAAAAACTTGAAATCGTCCTTTCCGCTCCGGTTCAAGGGAGCAATCCCCACCGTTTTATAATATCTCCTAAAAACGGCGGGGATTTGTGCGCGCACAGGGCGGGCGGGGTAAGCACATACAGATTTGTTTGTGCTTAGCACAATCTATATTTTGAGTTACCACGACCAGTAAACGAAGTCACAGAGGTTAGAGCTACCACAGAACGCTGAGAAGAAGCGCCTCGTCTCGCCGCAAGGACGGAGAAATGAACAACGCCAAAGAACCACAAGTGATATAATACAGATGTTCATTTTGTAGTCTGAAGCGGCGAAGCAAAACCAAAAATTTCCTTTCCATTTTTTGTCGGCCCCCCCCCACACCCCCCGCCGAGGAAAAGAAGAAAGGTAAGGAAAATTTTTGGTTTTTGCTCCCGCGACCGAAGGGAGCGGACGAGGCGCACCCATTCGCTTCACCACGCAATCGGAGCGTACGATTCAGATTCAAGCCACCACGCGCGCGGAGCGCGCGACATCATTTGTTTTGGAAATAGGTTCTAACTTGGTACAATAAAGACACTTAAGAGAGTTCCAAAAATACATAGGTCAAACCTATGTATTTTTGCGTTGAATTTATTGGTTAAATTAGGCCTTTTTGAGCTTGACATTAGGGCTCAAATGTGCTATACTTTATATAGCTTAAATTAACGTTCTTCGTAAAAAGCCGCATAGGAGGCGGCAAACAATGAATAGACAGATTAAGATTTTCTTGGGTGTTGTACTTTTCGTGGTTTTGGTTTTCCTTGCGCTAGCACGTTCTGCGTCGGCGCAGACGCCAGCAGGAGCGACCCCTCCGCCAGCCGTTGCTATGGCCGCCCCGCAAGCCCCGCAAGTTTCCGCCACTAGCAAAAAAGTGGCCGAGTTAGAAGCCAAAGTGGCGGAACTCGAGGCGAAACTTAAATTGGTTGAAGCGGAAGGCAAGATAAAAATTGCTGAAGCTGAAACAAAAGCCGAAGTCGAAAGACTTCGGCACAAGGGAGAACAGGAACGCCAAGACAACGAAGTCAGACGCGACAACTCCCGCGACAACTCCCGCCCGGTGGTTGTCGTAGCCAACGACGGTGGATCATCCGGTTATCGATGGCGCTACTAAAATAGCGCCAAAAGGGAAAATGGTGGTCCCTTTTAAAAAAGTCCACTGACACAATATTACAGATAGGCCGTGTGCTCGTTGGTAACCCCAATAGCCACGGCCTTTTCTAATTGTAAGCTAAAAACTTGACTTTTATATTGAAAGGTGCTATACTGTCGGCATATGAAAACAATAACAAAAAACATGATTTCTGGCTTGGGAATAATCGCCCTTTTAGCTGTTGGACTAGCATTTATGCCTACAAATGCCAGTGCCCAGTATAGTTGGCGTTATTCTCAAGATTATGACTATCAAAACCAAAATAATTATTCTGCATCAAATTATTATCAGGGTCCGGTTCAAGCGCCAGTTTACCAAGCACCGGCTTACGTGGCGCCTCAAGTTGCCAGCACGCTTCCGCAAACTATTTACTCAAGTAGCACTAATCCAAATGGAGCAAAAATTGTGACTTCTTCTTCGACAAAAAAAGTTGCATCAAATACAACTGCAAAATCAACAAACACAGAAAATAGCAACCTCGCAGCCAATGCGCTCTTCGGGTCAAATAGCTTCCTGCCTTCGGGCGCAGTACAATGGATTATTTTCTTAATACTAATTCTATTGGTAATCATATTGGTAAGAAAAGTTTCCGGAGGCGATAAAAATTATCACCAGACTCCCCTGAAACACGCTTAAAGAAAATAAAAATCCTCCGAGTCGGAGGATTTTTATTTTCTAATTTTAATTCGGCAAATTTACCGTCCCCTGCTCCGGATTTATTCCGGTAATATTGAATGTACGCAAGACAATGCCAAGAATAACCCAGACTCCCATCATGATAGTTATACCGACAATTCCCCATAGCATATGGGTCTTGCCTGTTGTCTTCTTTTCATCATTTTCCCCATTTGCGATAAATTCAAATAAACCATAGAGAAAATACACGAGAGCTAAAGCAAAAAGCAGATTTATGAGAGGATTTACGATAAGCCTATCGGCATTCCTTATAAAACTATCTATGCTAGCATAGGCCACATTCGCAGAGAATAAATCTAGAAAAAAACCCATGTATTATGTTTTAGATTAATAAGGTACTGTTGGTAAAGTAATAACTTGTTGGTTATTAAGATTGAAAGTATTCCTCAAAAGGTTTACGAGACCCCAGACACCTATGATAACAGCCAAGCCAATGATACCGTAAATGATTCTATTTCGGCCTGTCTTCTTTGCCTCTTCATCAGAAGAGATAACATAGCTGACAACTCCCCAAACGAAGTACACTACTCCCAAAGCTACAAAAACAGGAAGAACAACATTGAGAAGTTCACTGATCTTACAAAGTAAATCTTGTATCTTTGTAATGTTGGTAGCACAAGCAGTAGGAGCAGTACCCACGTTTTGCGCCAACGCTACGACCGGAGCTAAACCTGAAACAAAACCGGATAAAACAATTAATTTCTTTTTCATATTTATTTTAACTTTCTAATAAAACGACCTTATAATAATATTAATAATCAATAACACCCTACAATTATACCATATAACCCTCAAAAATACATCAAGGCTTAACCTGTGGAAGAAGTGAGGTGTCAATATTAAAGGTATCCCCCAAAATAGCAACTAAACCCCAGACAGAAAGCATTACAGCCAAAGCAATAATCCCCCAAAGCATAAATTGCTTGCCTTTGTCTTTTTTCGCCTCTTCGCTACTATTTATGACAAACTGCACCACTCCCCAGACAAACATAGCCACGGCCAAAGCAAAAATCAAAGGAATGACCGAGTCATTGATAATGCGGGTTACATAGCATAAAAGGTCCTGAAACTTTGGACTGCCGGCAAGACTACAAGTTCCTGCTGGCCCAGTCAAAGACTGAAGTGTTGGCGCGGAAACACCGCCAAGATCAAAAGTCGTAACAACTATGTTCACAAACCCCCACAAGCCGATAATGACAGCCAGGCCAATGAGACCGTAGATTATAGTGTCTCGACCTTTCTTTTTAGCCTCGTCAGCATCACCAATTACATACTGCACTACACCCCAAACCAAATACACCACGCCCAAAGCAACCAAAACTGGGAGAACAGAATTAAGAATTCTGTGTGCTTGACACAATAATTTACCTATGCCGTCCAAAGTGGTACAGTCAGTATTTGCGGCAAAGGTAACTAAAGGCAAAAAGGTTATAAAAAAAAGTATTGGAATGAATTTTAATAAATTTTTCATAATTTTAAATTGATAATTTTTTAGGCTCCAAGCCCGACAACGGTATTCGATATAAGCTTCGCAATCGCCCACGACCCTAAGAGGATAGCGGCGCCAATCAGAGTGTAAAGAAGAGCGTCTTTGGCTTTGGTTAGCTTTTCTGAATTACCCATTGCCGATACGAAAAGAAAACCACAGTAGATGACAGCCAAAGCGATGAGGGGTATGCCAACTTTCAGCGCGCCCTCTAAAAGGATTTTTATAAACTGGGGTATGGTAGTAGTTGTCTCTCCGAGCGGATTACATATTTTCCCCCCAGCTGGGTCACACACCGCCGCTAGCGCATAAAAAGGCACAGAAAACGAAAAGAACAACAAAATTCTATACCAATTTTTATTCAAAAAAGCCATAGTTATATTATATCAATAAAAAAGAGTCAAGGCAAAATTCCATATTTACGGCAAGTTTATAAAAGGCAGGCCAATCCAGTCACCTTGGAAACCTAGGATTGATAGTACGGTCCTGACAATAAGCCAAGCTGCCGCTGCCAGCGCAAGCCCTATTACAGCGTTGGTGAAAATACCTTTCGCTTTTGTTTTGGTCTCCGCTCCGCCGGCAGTTACTAATAGAAAACCGGCATATAGGAACATTATGGCGGCGATAGGAATAGCCAGACTAAAAAGAACGAACTGGATGACTTTGTTTATAAGATTCATGAAAGCTGTAAAATCACAGGCCAGGGGTTGAGTAACCGTGCCATCGCTGTTTGTAACTATCCCAGCATTATTATTGCAAGGCACCAAGGAATCATCTGCCGCTAGAGAAAAGACAGGCATAACGAGAATCAAAAATATTGCAAGATAAATTAAAAAATTTTTCATTTGAGTAATAATAAACTTAGTTTGTTGCTGGCGTCCATGATAGCGTCTCTTGGTGTCATAGCATTCGAAAGTACGCCTTCAATCATCCTGCGGAAAATGTCGTCTGTATCTTTAGACGAAGGGTCGAGCCAGCTCCTCGCATAAAGGGCAGAATTATAAAAAACTGGAAAATAAGCGCCTGGGGGTTTTATGGCAAGCAGATCCCGTCTGACCGGAGCTACTCCCAGGGCTCCCGCAAATTTGGACGCAAAGTCCCCCTTAGACATAAGACTTGCCGCAGTAAAGGCTGTGGTTGGATTTTTAGAAAAAGCTGACACCGCAAGCCCGGTGACATGGGCATTCGTTAACTTAAAAGCTGCATTTCTATTTTGAGGAAAAGCGCTAGCCAGAAAGTTTTGATTGGGATTTTTATTAATGAGAGACTGAAGCTCGCTCCCAAAACCGAAATAAAATGCTAAATCCTCTCTTGAAAAAGCATCACGGGAGTTGGGAAAAGATTTATTCCAAGAATATATATTCTGATTCGGATCTGCAAAGTCAGTATAAAACTTCAAGACTGGACTAAGGTCATATTTTTGATTTTGATCATTCAAAAGAGAAACGAAGCTGCCATCTTTTTCCGCTGTGATCGAATTACCCACCTGCATAAAAAGAGCAGTTAGTATATCTTTGGCGTGCGCAATGTTTGAAAAATGCCCTAAAGCAACCGCGCTTTTTATTATTTTACCCGAATCGTCCTTTTTCGTAATTAAAGAAATAAGATTAGAAAATTCGTCCCAAAAAACTGGAGGGTAAACAATGGCATTGGCATCAAGAATGCTGCGGTTGTAGTACATTACAAGCGGATCAATGGCCAAAGGATAGGCCAAGATACCTTTAGAGGTTAAAAATACCTCGCTGGCGCCGGCAAAAGTATTTTTAAAAGTAGCCAATGATAGACTCTCGTATGGTATGGCTAAAATTTTATTCGCATAGTGAACTGCCAAATCATCAGACAAGAAAAACATATCTGGTCCGATGCCGGAAGCTATCGACTCCAATAGATCTTGGTCAAAAGTATCTCCTGACTTTTCCACATATTTAACAATAAAAGCAGGATTGCTGTTATTGAAATCAGTAATTATTGAGGATAAATTTTCCCCCTTCACTGTCCCCCATAAAACAACTGTCCCCAGAGCTCCCGGTGTATCGTTGTTTCCGATTGGTATTGCGCCGGAAAAAACCAAAACACCAAAAACAGCCCCAGCTATAAACAAAACGATAACTATAATTTGAAAATTTCCCTTCATGTTTAATTACCCTTTATTAGTATCATACCATAATGATGCTCTCCTGCATCAATATCTCGTTCTAAAATAAAACCCTTGGCTTCGAAAAGTTCACGGGCTTTGGTTGAAGAAATTGTTCCCTTAGGTGAAAAAGAATCCGAAGACCAATCAACCAATAACACCTTGCCTTTTGGCTTTAATATTCTTTTTATTTCCTCTATGAAAGTATTTTTGTCTTCCACTTGGAAGAGCACATTTGAAGCTAAGACTACATTCGCAATACCATCTCCTATTTTAGTACCGTTAATTTTTTCAATATTTCCCCAAATGATATGTATATTGTTAAGCTTGGCATCTTTAACTTTATTCTTAATAGTGGTCAAAAAATCTTTTACGATTTCCACCGCATAAACTTTACCTTGTGGCACAAGCTCTCCCGCCGCGAGAGAATAATAGCCAGTCCCCGCCCCCAAGTCCGCCACAATATCATCATCCCGCAAAGGAAGCATTTTTAAATTTTTTACTGGGTCGGTGAACATATATATACTATACCATTTTAAGATTCTTATATGCAGGCGAGAGAGGCGATGCCGTCACCACCACGCAAACGCATGATGGTCACACCTTGAGTTTGACGGCCGAGAGAGGAAATATCTTTAAGCGCTGTACGAATGACTTGGCCTTTTTTGGACATAGCGATTAATTCCAATTCTTCCCCTGTCAAAACTTTTGCCACAATAAGTTTACCCGTCTTGCTAGTCACTTTAGCAGTTTTGACACCCGAACCACCGCGCTTTTGGACTTTATATTCTTTCAAATTGGTTTTTTTACCAAAACCATTGGCGCTCATAGTTAAGAATGCAGCTTTCTCTGCGCCTTTTTGCTGATTATTCTTTATGACATCCACACCGATGACTTCATCATTTTTGCTTAATTTTATCCCAGTTACACCTCCGGCAGTCCTACCCATTTCACGAACATCGGATTCTTTAAACCTTATCGACTGCCCTGCTCCTGTGGCTATCATTACCTCATCGCCCTTTCCTGTTACCAAAGCAGAGATGAGCTGGTCGTCTTTATCTAGGCGAATAGCAATGATACCGCTTCGGCGAACATCTTTGAAACTATCGGAGGTCATTTTTTTGGCCGTGCCATTTTTTGTCACCAGCATAAGAGAAGTATGCCCCTCGCTTAAGTTTTTAGGCATAGCCAATATCGAGGTTACCTTCTCTTCCGCCCCAAGTGAGAGGAAATTCATAATGGATTTACCGCGGGTGGCGCGGCGAGCTTCTGGAATATCATACATTTTCATTTGGTACACTTTGCCCAAATTTGTAAAGAACAAGAGATTGCTGTGAGTGGAGCCGGAAACAAGCATAGTAACAAAGTCTTCTTCTTTGGTTTCTAGATCTATAACACCCACCCCACCCCTCTTTTGCGAATGGTACTCAGAAGGGTCAGTACACTTCACATAGCCACCAGCGGTTAAGACCAGCATGGTTTCTTTTTCCGGTACCAAATCTTCATCGGAAATTTCTTTGACTCCACCTTTAACAATTTTCGTTCTCCTCTCATCGGCGTACTTGGTGCGAATCTCCGCCAACTCTCCAGATATAGTTTTAAGTATCTTCTTTGGACTTGAGAGTAAATCTTTCATCTCGGCGATAAACTTTTGTTTCTCGATTAATTCATCTTCTACGGCTTTTCGCTCCAACCCAGCGAGCTTCGCCAATTTCATCTCAAGTATCGCTCCGGCTTGTAAGTCGGAGAATTTAAATTCTTTCATCAAATTAAGCTTGGCAATTTGAGAATTTTTAGAGCCACGGATAACAGTGATAACTCGGTCTATCTTATCCAGCGCTTTTTTTAAACCAAGCAATATATGCTCACGTTCTTCTGCCCGCTTTAAGTCATACGCGCTTCTTCTTTTAACCACTTCTTTTCTGTGTAAAATAAATTGCTCCAAAACCGATTTGAGGGAAAGGGTCTGAGGCACACCGTCTACCAAAGCCACGATATTGAAATTGAAATTCGATTCGAGCTGAGTATTTTTGTAAATATAATTCAAAACTTTTTCCGGATGAGCGCTAGATTTCAAATCAACAACAATTCTGATATCTTTTGTGGATTCATCACGCAGGCCTTTTATACCTTCGAGTTTTTTCTCCTGCACTAGCTCGGCTATAGCCACAATCAAATTTGATTTATTTACTCTGTAGGGAATGGAAGTAATAATGATAGAAAAATTTCCATCTTTTTGTTCCACTATTTCAGCTTCACCCCGAGTTACAACGCCACCTCTGCCACCAGAGTAGGCATGAAGCATATCTTTATACCCATAAGCAATGCCTCCTGTGGGAAAGTCCGGCCCTTTGATAAAGGCCATAAGGTCTTCGGTGGTAGCATCAGCGTTTTCTATTAAAGCTAATGCTGCGTCAAGAACTTCTCCTAAGTTGTGTGGAGGAATGTTAGTGGCCATGCCTACAGCAATGCCTAAAGTGCCATTTAATAAAAGCGCGGGTACGCTGGAGGGAAATACTGTGGGCTCCTCCCGAGTCTGGTCATAGTTCGGACGAAAGTCTACTGTCTCTTTTTCTAAGTCTCGCAAAAGCTCACTAGAAATTTTAGCCATTTTGGCCTCGGTATAACGCATAGCTGCAGCATTGTCTCCATCGATAGAACCGAAGTTGCCTTGCCCTAAAATAAGCGGGTAACGATAGGAAAATTCCTGCGCCATACCAACCATAGAGTCATACACCGCCACATCTCCGTGGGGATGATATTTACCCAGTACATCTCCGACTACTGCCGCTGACTTTCTAAACCGCGCCGAAGAAGTCAGACCCATTTCATGCATGGCAAAAAGAATTCTGCGGTGCACCGGCTTTAATCCATCCCGCACATCCGGCAAGGCGCGCGAAGTAATGACCGACATGGCGTAAGCCAAGTAAGACTCTTTCATTTCGGTTACGATATCAACCGGCATGATTGTATCAGTTCTTACTTCTTCATTTTTATCTCCGGAATTTTTTGCCATAATATTCTACAGATAGAGTTTTAGACTCTAGATAGAGGCTAAACCTCTATCTGGTTATGTTGCTTTTAATACTATTACCTCTCCTTCTTTGCCATCTAAATCTTTCGTCTTGAGAGTCAGTTTGTCCACTACCTGCGCTTTTTCTTCACCCATTTCTTTTAGAAATGCTTTTAGAGTTCCGGCATCATAGTCCATCGGTATTATCATCTTGGGTTCTAGTGACGACATAAGTTTGGCAGAAGTTTTGGCATCCAGTAAGTCTCCTGCGCTACCTCCTACAGGCACAAAAATAATATCTGGGTTATTTATAGCCTCAAGAGCTTCTTTAGAAATTTCTCCCTCTCCCAGCGCTCCCAGAAATACAATTTTTATATTATCCAAGGTAAAAGAATAAATGGTGTTGATATATTTTTTACCGGAAAGTGTGACGTAAGACAAAACTCCTTTAATGAAAATTTCTTTAATCTCGTATGCTCCAGGGCCGGTGATAGCAAAGGGTACCCGTTCGCCGTGATTCAACTGTTCTAGACCATTGTAGTCGGGGTGGTTGGTAGTGATGAGGGCGATATCGGCACCAAAATGCGCGCTTATGCCCGATTTTGAACTCTTGCTGACAGGGTTAAAGGCTAGGACCATCTCTCCCTGGGTTATCTTGAAAAACTGAAGGCCGTTATATGTGATTATCATTACTTGCATTATAACATCAAATGAGGAGCAAAAACAAGCATATTTTTGCTTGTTTATTGTCCGAATACTGATGTTATTATGTGCCTTTGACATCTAGCATATTTTCTGTTAGATTAAAAGTATTAAAAGTATGGATTTAGGGTAACACTTTTGACATTCCGTCAGAGAACCTAGACCTTTTATCCGCTTTATGCGGATTTTTTTGTTTAAAAAATTATTATGATTAAAGAAGAAATAATAGCGGAAGAAAACCCAGTTTTAAAATCTATCGTTACGAGGAGCGCCGACAAACCAAAAGTTGAGTCTCTAGTGGAAGGTCCGGTAATCTTGGTAGAAAAATCATCGGTATATGTGGACCTCGCCCCATTCGGCACCGGCATTATTTACGGTCGTGAATTTATTAATGCCAAAGACATAATCAAAAAAATAAGTCTAGGTGATATCATCAAGGCTAAAGTCGTAGAAGTAGAAAATGAAGATGGCTATATCGAGCTTTCTCTAAAGGAAGCCAAGCAAGCGCTTGCTTGGAATGAAGCAGAAAAAGCCATAAAATTGAAAACTATTTTGAACTTGGAAATCAAAGACGCCAATAAAGGCGGGCTGATCTTGGAGTGGCAAGGCATCCAGGGCTTCTTGCCTGCTTCTCAGTTGAAAGCTGAACATTATCCTCGCGTTCTCGATTCAGACAAAGATAAAATACTCAAAGAACTCAAGAAGCTCGTCGGGCAAATAATCGGAGTTATGATTATTTCCACTCTGCCTAAAGAAGGAAAGCTAATCTTCTCTGAAAAAGACAACAACCCAGAAGAGAAAAAGGAAATATTGAGCAAATATACTGTGGGGGATAATTTAACTTGTACAGTCGCCGGAATTGTGGACTTCGGAGTCTTTCTAAAACTAGAAGACGGACTGGAAGGCTTAGTGCACATTTCCGAGCTGGACTGGGGGCTAGTGGAAGACCCAAGAGCAATGTTTAAAGTAGGAGACAAAGTGGAAGCAAAAGTCATCGAAATAAAAGACGGTAAAATCTCACTTTCTATTAAAGCGCTGAAGGATAACCCTTGGAAAGAATTCGAAGGCAAACTAAAGAAGGGAGACATCATCAAAGGTGTAGTCATCAAGTACAACAAACACGGCGCGCTAGTTTCCATCAAGGAAGGCGTAGCCGGACTGGTGCACAATTCTACTTTCATCTCGGAGTCTAAGCTGCGGGAAAAATTGGAACTTGGCAAGAATTATAATTTCCAAATTACGCTTTTTGAACCGAAAGACCAGAAGATGACCTTGGTGTATTTAGAGTAGCCTAACTAAAAATCCTCCGACTTGTCGGAGGATTTTTAGTTTAAACGTTAGGATTCGTTGTTTCTATTTCTGCTAAATTTTCTTTACCGATAGCATTCATGATAGATAATACCTGCTCCGCATATCTCTTCACAACGTAGGGTGGATTGTAGGCGCGGAGAATTTGCATAGTGGTTTTGTTGTCATAGTGTCTAGCAGTGTTTGGATTATTACCCCCTAAATTTCTAGCCACAGTCTCAACAGCTTCTTCGTGAGAACTAAAATTGATCTTGCAAGAACCCCAACCAAAAGCATTGAAATCAGCTTTCTTGCATTCGAACTTTCCTCCAGTTGACTCACGGATAGCTATGGCTGGCAAAAGACGCCAATCAAGATCATTCTTGTCTGCTTCCTCTACCATTTTCATACCCATACCTTCAAGTGGCATGTTACGCTCTTTAAAGTAAGCATCAATGGCGTCAGCCTTTGCTTGTAAAGCTATAGCTATTGGATCGATAGCTTGGTTAATAGCTATAGTTCCATTAGTTGTAATATTAAATTTTTGAGCTAATACGTTCCCCACGATCCCTGTGCTACTCATAGACCCAAACATAACGGGCATAGTCATAACGGGCAAAATAACCAAGGACTGGATAAAACGTATTAGATTGTTCTTTTTCATATATAAGCGGTTATGCTCCGCCAACTCCATATCTGGATTCCATATAATCTTTGGGGCTTAAAGCCCTAAAAACTAAAAAATCCTTAATTTACAAGGCTTTCACCTATACAAAAAGGATATACTTATATACTAGCATATTACGGTTTAAATGTCAATGGTTATACAATAATTGGATTTTATGTCAAGATAGCCAATTTTAGCTCACTTTGAAAACATTGTCGGCTACTTTATATGCTTCCCCTGCTCCCATTGTGACAAATACGTCTTTTGCATCTAAATTCAGGCTTTTTACATAAATTTCTGCTGTTTCAAAGTCAGACATTGCTTTGGCATCATTTCCAGCCAAGCAAATGGCTTCTACCAACTTTTCACTAGAGACACTCTCGTCTTTGTTTTCGCGAGCAAAATAGATAGGCAGAAGCAAAACTCTGTCTGCATCTTTAAAACTTTTGGCAAAGTCGGCAAATAGAGCTTTGGTGCGACTATAGAGATGTGGTTGGAAAAGGACAGTAATCTTTTGAGTCGGATATAACTCCCGCAAAGCCTGCAAGCTAGCTCGTATCTCTGTGGGGTGATGAGCATAATCGTCATAGATTACTGCCCCCTCTGGTGTCTTCCCTTTCTTCTCCAAACGTCGAGCCGTGCCGGAGAATTGAGAAAGAGATTTTTGGGCTACTTCCTGCGGAATATTAAGCATATCGGCTACGGCAAGTGTAGCGGCAGCATTCATCCTGTTGTGCTCTCCAGGTACAGCGAGCTCTGGCACCTTGGAGATATATTGCGAGTACTCGGTAATTGTGTGTTCGCACTGAGATAAAAATTTGTCAAAAGCTTTTTGTATATCGGCTAAGTCTTTGTAGCAGTCAAGATGGTCCGCTTCGACATTCGTTACAAGACCAACGAAAGGAAAGAAGTTTAAAAAATGCCTGTTGTATTCGTCTGCCTCAACAATAAAATATTCACTTTTTCCTTTTCTAAAATTAGAGAGAGATTTGTTCATAAAACTACCGACAACAACTGTGGGGTCCATGCCCATTTCGATAAGCATATCGGCTATCATGGCCGTGGTTGTCGTTTTGCCATGTGTGCCAGCAACAGCAATGACTTTGTAATCTTTTGCAAAAATCCCAAGGGCTTCAAAATAACTTAATGTTGGTTTGCCTGTCTTTCTGGCACTCTCAATAATCTCTGGTCCGCGATAAAGCCAAGCGTCACTGTAAACATATAAATCAGCTTCAGGTACTTCAAATACCCCTTTAACATCTTTCTGAAAAATGACATACACGCCATGGGCCTGCAGTGGGCGAATAGTATCTGGAGTGTCTTCATCATTTATTCCGGAGACTTCCATGCCCTTCGCCAATGCGAATTTTGCCAGAGCTGAAATGCCTATGCCTCCAATACCGATAAAAAATATTTTTTTAATTTTTGATAAATCTAGATTCATTTTACTTGCCCACCTCTGGAGGGTTTTAAATTTTTTACTATTTTTAAAAACTGGGCTTCTCTATCAAATTCATTTTTGAAATATTTACCGAAGGATTCAAAAGCTGGACTGAAAAGAATCGTCTCTCGCTTTTTGGCTACTGCAAAAGCTCTTTTTACACAATTTTTTAAACCTTCTTCTTCGTAGACTTCGATACCATCTTTTTTCATTTTAAAAACTTCATCCCGAATTCTATCAGTACCTTTCTCTTTAAATAAAATTACTTTGGAACATGTGTGTGGAATCTTTTTTACAAGATTAGTCATATCGAGGTTTTTATCATAACCTCCTACGATAAGCACAATATTTTTATTAGCACCAAGAGCCTTTAAAGCAGCCGCTGTCGCTTCAGCTGTAGTTGCACTATTATCATTGTAGATTTTTACTCCCTTAATAGTAGTCAGATACTGAAGTCGCCCAACGACTCCCCCAAAGCTTGCTACAGCCTTTTTAATAGTTACATCTTTTATGCCAAGTCTTCGTGCCACTTCTATGGCCAGAGATGCATTATGTATATTGTGTTCACCTGGGATTTTTATTTTCCAACCTTTTGGAAGATTTGATTTGAGGGTAATTATTTTACTTTTAATTTCTCCTTCCCATTTTTTAATAAAAGACATTACTTGTTCTCCTGTAATTAAAAAATCATTCTTTTTTTGATACTTAAAGATACTTGCTTTGTCGATAAAATACTTTTTCATGTCGTTCCCATAATAGCTCATATGGTCGGGGTAGAAAGTTGTAAATACTGCCACATGAGGACTTGTTTTATTTTTTCTAAAGCCCTGAAGTTGCCACGAATCAAGCTCCAGCAACACATAGTCTGCATTTTTAGCTTTTGGTAACATAGAGAGAGTAGAAACTCCGCGAACATTGCCACCTAAAATAAATTTCTTACCCGCTACATTAAAAATGTGCTCCAGCAAATGAGTAGTGGTAGATTTGCCACGAGTGCCAGTCACCCCTATCACTGGCAAATTAGAAAGCTTTACAAAAAGAGCTGTGCTCATTTCAACAGGAATATTATTTTTTTGTGCTTCTCTTATATAAATAGAATCTAATGGCACTTTGGCTGATTTTAAAATAAGATCTTTATCCTTAAAATCTTCCAGTCTATGTTCACCCAAAACATATTCTATATTTTTAAACTTTGCCAATTTTTTCAAAGATTCTTTCAGTTGCTCTTTGGTTTTTAGGTCAGTAATAGTAAGCTTAGCTCCACATTGCGCCAGAAAAATAGCATCACCAATACCTCTGCCCAAAAGGCCGAGCCCCATAACAGTTATTTTTTTATCTTTAAAAAATTCTTTATAATTTTTCATAAGCTTTTTTTAGTTCTTCCATGTCGTCAAAATGTGATTTCACACCTTTAATAATTTGGTAATCTTCATGCCCCTTGCCGGCGACAAGGATGATGTCTCCTTTTTGCGCAAGCTTCACTGCTTCAAGAATTGCTTCACGCCTATTTGGGATAGTTTTTACTTTTTTCAAATTCTCCGGTGATAAATTAGTTTTCATTTCTTCAATAATTTTATCAGGATCTTCGCTGCGAGGATTGTCCGAAGTAAATATAGCGATGTCGGAAAGTTCCGCGCCAATCTTACTCATCTTAGGGCGCTTTATAGAGTCTCGGTCGCCGCCACAGCCAAATACAGAAATAACCTTCCCCTCTTTCTTCATATTTTGGATAGTATTTAGTACGTTCTCCAGAGCGTCCGGAGTATGGGCGTAATCTACGATGGCAGTAACGCCAGACGAACTTTTTATATAATCAAACCTCCCTTTCGGAGGTTCAACATTTTTCAATATCTCTTTTACTTTGCCCTTGTCCATACCGAGAAGTATCAAAGCAGAATACACTGCAAGCGCATTATATTTGTTGAAGTCTCCTATTAACTTCGTTTCCAATTCTTCGCTAAAATCCGACTTATTTTTGAAACCATAAGTGTATTTTTTAGCTTTAATGCCTTCCAGCATTTTAGAACCATATTCACTATCAGCATTAGACAGAGCAAAGGAATCCACCGGAAGTATTTGGAAAAATTTCTTTTTGGCGCGAAAATAATTCTCCGGAGTTTTATGATAGTCCAGATGGTCGTGCGTAAGGTTTGAAAAAATTCCGCCGATAAAATTTACCCCAGCTACCCTATTCTGTTCCAGCGCGTGTGAAGAAACTTCCATGAAAACATATTCGCAGCCTTTGTCTAGCATCTCGGCAAAAAGCTTGGTAAGCGCCACAGAGTCCGGCGTAGTCATATTAGTCTCTCTTTTTTCTTCCCTTATTATATTTTCTACCGTACTAATAAGACCAGATTTGTGACCCAAGGCAGTAGTAATCCTATATAGAAGCGTAGCCGTGGTCGTTTTGCCGTTTGTGCCGGTAACCCCGACAATTTTTAATTTCTTCGATGGATTGCCGTAGTAATACCTTGCAACGACAGATTTAATTCTCCACCAGAGTGTTTTTAATTTTTTTGTAAAACTTTTCATTTACTTTCCGTGACACTTTTTATATTTTTTGCCAGAACCGCAGGGGCAAGGATCGTTACGGCCGACAGTATTACCTGCCCCGTAGGAAGTACCCTTTCCTTCGGGATCTTTTTTACCGCCAAGCTCGGAGGGTTCAGTATGACTCACTACAAGAGTTTGTTTAGGTGTATTATTTTCCTCTTGAATATTTACAATGTTTTCAGTATTGATAGTTCCAATCAGAGCTAGAACTTGCTCCTTAAAAGATTCCTCCATTTCTTTAAACATTTTGAGTCCGTCTTTTTTATATTCTACTATTGGCTCGCGCTGTCCATAAGCTCGCAAATTTACTGAAGAGCGCAAGTAATCCATAGCCTCTAAATGTTCCATCCAAAGAGCATCAGTTGTGTATAGTGCTATCCTGCGCACCGTTTCAAAGAATGCTTCATCGCCTAATTTCTTTCTTTTTTCTTCAATTAATTTATTAGCATCGTCAACTCTTCCAAGAGATACTTGCTCTAAAAGATTTTCGACTTCATTTTTATCTGCTCGCATCAATTTCTCCCGTCTTTCGTACACAATTTTGCGCTGATGATTCATGACATCATCGTATTCCAGAGTATTTTTTCGCGCATCGAAATGAAAGCCTTCTATTTTCGCCTGTGCTCCTTCCAGAGTTCTGCCTATAAATCTATTCTCAATGGGCTGGTCTTCCGGTATGCCGAAACGTCCCATCATAGTTTTTATTTTGTCCGAACCGAATACCCGCATCAGGTCGTCTTCGAGTGATACATAAAACTGTGTTTCTCCGGGGTCTCCTTGCCGGCCAGAACGTCCACGGAGCTGGTTGTCGATTCTCCTAGCTTCATGCCTTTCTGTGCCTAAAACAAAAAGTCCGCCGACTGATTTCACAAATTCATAATCTTTCTCGGTGTGCGGGTTGCCCCCTAGTTTAATATCGATACCGCGCCCAGCCATGTTGGTAGCTATAGTGACTGCGCTGCGCTTGCCGGCTTGAGCAATTATTTCGCCTTCTTTTTCGTGATTCTTAGCATTTAAAATTACATGGGGTACGCCGACTTCTTTTAAATAAGCGGAGAGAAGTTCGTTTTTCTCAATCGAAATAGTGCCGATTAAAACAGGCTCTCCTTTAGCATTGAGCTCTTTTACTTTTTTAGCTATAGCTTGGAACTTTCCTTTTTCTGTTTGGAAAATTAAGTCATTGTGGTCTACACGAACTACTGGCCTATTTGTTGGAATTACTATTACATCTAACTTGTAAACTTTTAAAAACTCTTCCGCGGAAGTTAATGCTGTCCCCGTCATACCGGAAAGCTTTTTATAAAATCTAAAATAATTCTGGAAAGTAATAGAGCCGGAGGAACGGGTTTCTTTTTCTATTTTTACTCCCTCTTTGGCCTCGATGGCCTGATGAATGCCTTCGCTCCAACGCCTCCCCGGCTGAAGTCTGCCTGTAAATGAATCCACGATGACAACTTCTCCATCCTTAACCACATAGTCTTTGTCTTTTTCGAAAATAGCCTGCGCTTTCACAGCTGTTTCCAGATGATGCACATATTTTATGCCTTTTTCCGTGTAAATATTTTCCACATCGAGCAACTTTTCCGCTTTGGTTATACCTTCATCCGTTAAAGTTATCGCTTTTAACTTTTCATCCACTGAATAGTCAACATCTCTCTTGAGTTGCCTAGCAATATTGTAAAACTTTATATAAAAGTCTTCGGAGTCTCCTGAGGCAGAGGAGATAATCAAAGGTGTACGCGCTTCGTCTATCAAAATAGAGTCTACTTCGTCCACTATCGCATAGTTGTGTCCGCGCTGTACTAGATCTTCAACTCTCGTTGCCAAATTATCTCGCAGATAATCAAAACCATACTCATGATTCGTGCCATAAGTAATCTCTGTGGCATACGCTTCTTTTCTTGCGCATGGTTTCAAGAAATCATAGACAATTTTAAATTCTCCGACTTGGTCTCGTTCTCTATCTTCTTCTTTATGCTTGCTATCATATAAATAGGAAACATTGTTTGAGTTGATGACACCAACACTCAAACCTAAAAAATTATAAACTTGCCCCATAAGTACTGCGCCGATGCGAGAAAGATAATCATTAACTGTAACTATGTGCACACCTTCATCCATTAGAGCATTTAAATACGCAGGAAGAACGGCCACAAAAGTTTTACCTTCGCCAGTTTTCATTTCAGCAATCTTCCCAGAGTGGAGCGCCAGCCCACCTACGAGTTGCACATCAAAAAGTCTTTTATTGTCAGCGCGCTTCATAGCCTCCCGTACAAGAGCGAAGGCTTCCGGTAAAATATCATCCAAGGTCTCACCTTTTTGCAGCCTGTTTCTGAAATCTTCCGTTTTCTTTGGGAAATCTTCGTCTTTCAACTGTGAAATATCGCTTTCAAGAGCATTAATTTTCTGCACTATTTTTTCAGTATTTTTAATGAATTTAGAGCTTTCGTCTCCAAATATATTGCCAAATATGCCCATGTTTATATACTAACAAAAAACTCTCTATTTTCATAGAGAGTTTTTCTAGTCAGAACTAAGCTCGCTTCTTTTTTGAAGCCTTCTTCTTTCCCTTTTTTGCTGCCTTTTTCTTTTTCTTTGCCATAATATTTTAAATTAATTTTTTAATTTTAGTTCGCAATGATTACGACCCAAGAAAATATTTTAAAATAAATTTCAAGACAATCACTACGGAGAACTAAGTTAATTATCTCGCATATAAGAGTAGAACACAACACTTTTTCGTAAAAACTGTGGATAACTTTTTAAAATAAAAAACTCACAAAATATTTTCTGTGAGTTTTTTATTTTATTACTTCCATTTGAAGCGAGTGATGGCGAAACTCCAACATATGTGCCTATGTGAGTGCGATCACTCGCTACAGATAAAAATAATTTATTATTATTTTAACACATTTACTGTAAAAGTGATATTAAATTCTTGGGATCAGCTAAAACGGGGGTTAGATTCATATCTTGCCCAAGATTATAGCGCTCCGACAACTCATAGGTGAAACGAAGTACTGAATAATCTTCAAGCGCCATACCCACGGAGTCATACAGAGTTATCTGCTGTTCATTTTCGCGTGCTGTTTTTGCAGCAGTAATAAGTTCATGGAGTTCAGCATACACTTTTTCTCTGGCTTCCTTCTCGCTCCAGCGTTGAATCTCTCCCTCGGCCACAGATTGGTCTAGGTACTCGACAACTATACGACTGCGGGAAAGAATTGGGAGTTCCAATTCTGTTTTTCCCACAGAGTCTCCGCCAATTGCATTAATGTGCACGCCGGAAACTACCCATTTGTCTTTGACAACATCTACATGCGCCTTGCAAGCAGTGCAGGTGGTAATAATATCCGCTCCCCGCACTGCTTCTTCCGTATCTTGACAACGTACAAGCTTGAATCTACTTCCCTTCATGTTTTTTTCAAATTTATCCATAGCCGAAGAATCAATGTCGAAGTATCTGACCTCGGTAATTTCACGCACCAAGCATATACCTTTGACTAAAAATTCGCTTTGCGCGCCAGTGCCAACCATTGCGAGGATGTGGCTATTTTTTCTTGACATCAGATCTGTGGCTAACGCTGTAGTGGCCGCAGTACGGAGCGCGGTCTGCACCGTCATCTCGCTAAACATCAGCGGATATCCAGTGTCTATCCGCGCAAGTTGACCTGTAGCCACTATTGTCATCAGTCCGAGGTGCGGATTCTTCGGATGAAGATTCACATACTTAAATGTAAAATACTTGTCGTCACAAATTGGCATCAGCTCCTCTACCCCATTAGGCACTTGCATGCATGGGCGGGGAATTTTGTTGAATTCCTGCCAACGGGTAAAATCATTTTTCAATTGTTGCATCAAGTCTTTAAGATAATTCTCGAAACCGTGTCGTTTTATGAGCTCGGCTAGTATTTCTTCGGTTATAATTTTCATTGTACATTTTGATTAGACGTTTAGCTTTAGGGATAAATAAAAATAAAAACCCCTTCTTCACCGGGGCCGCTTGAACGTGTGTGATAAAATAATATACCCCGGCTGCTATCTAGGAGCCGGTACGGGTACAATCACATTAAAATTGAAAAGTTTCGTATTCATAATTGTCTCTTAAGTGTATATGATTATAAAATGTGTGTCAACTTGAGATGTTTTTATCCTTGTGGACCCAAGGAGAATCGGACTCCTACCTCGTCCATGCCATGGACGCGTAATACCATTTTACTATGGGCCCAAGTAAAGTTACTCTAACAAAAGAATGTAGTGTTGTAAATAACTTATACCATGGTACCATTAGCCCATATGCAACCTGATCGAGCCATTATGAAAGAAAAAAATGCTCCTTTAGGCAAAATGCTGAAAAACACTCCTGAATCTACGCTTGAAAGAAAACAGGCAATAATGGAGCAAGCGCGCGATGGACGTCTAGAGATATTGAAGGGCTACCTTGAACCAATAAGAAAATTCATTACGGAAAATAGAGCTATACGATCTATAGGTTCTAATGTTTTAAACGATGCTTTCTTATTTGGAACTTATAAACAGACATCGGAAGCTATTCGTGGGAGAACTTGGGACGGAAAACAGCTGACCGCACTAGGAAGAATAAACCATCTCATTGTGCATGCCCTATATCTTTATGCGATAAAAGAATCAGGGATGGGAGTATGGGAATTTTATAATGGAGGGTGGGATGACCCGGGCACAACTATTACAAAAGCTGGCACTGCGTATATGGCTTCTTGGTTCTTCGACGTAGTGCAATATCATCCAAATACGGTATCTAATATACTCTCACTAATAGAAGATAGTGCCAGAAAAAGAGGATATGAGAGCGTAGCGTCTGGGCTGCATAGTATAAAAAATACTTGGGATAAAGCGACTCTTCAAAAACTATTTTTTAAAAAAGAAGATGCTAAAACAGAAGAGGAAAAATAATATGAATATCGAAGAACAAAAAAAAGAACTTGAGGAATTGATAAAAAAGCTGATTGCTCTCGGAGAAGACGCAGATGAACTTAATTTCTGGACGGAAATGTTCGACACTATGGATGAAGGGGCACGAAGCAAGCTTTTGAGTAATCTATCAAAGGAAGCCACTGATTTAGAAAAAGCTTAAGGCGGCAAAGCTTTTTCGAGGATATGTTCTACCACATGATGCATTTTGGCGCCAACGGATTCGCAAACTTGGTCAAAATGTGAATCTGGTTTTAAATCCGGCACTGTTTGTATGTCCAGAAGGTACACTTTCCCCCTAGGATTCAAAACAAACATTGATTTTAAATAATGTTTAATACCCAGATGTTCATATAAGTCCTTAACAATATTCAATAACTTGCTTTTTTCATCTTGCGAAAGATTGCCGAAGACATCCACCGGAGAAAAAGTATAAATATCTTCCCCGCGAAAACCGGCGACAGAGTGCAATGCGGCAACTTTACCGGCAATGAACTCTTCGACCAGAATACTCTGTTCATGTTTTAACCCATCCTCAATAGCATTGACTAATTCGGGAAAAGTTTTTGCCAGATGTATGCCCATGCTTTCGTCAGGCGTAAGTGATTTTACAATCCATGGCGCACCGAACTTTTCGTGAACTTCTTTCGCTTTTTTTATTGCATATCTCTCCCTAGGACCGTCAAAATCTTTTTGATAGACGGGTAAAATAATAGCCCTAGGAACTGCAACCCCAATTTGCTTCACATGTTCTCTCAAAAGAGCTTGGTTATTTTCTAACAGAAAAGAAAAGGGGCTGGTACTGACAGTGGGAATAGATAAACTGCTCAACATATTTGAAAAACTCGGGTGCGTTGTGTTCCAAACCACATCAACTCTGTGCAGTAGGTCTCCAGGATTTACCGGCAGCCCGCCGATGTGCCAGATGTAGTCTTTGTCAACAAAAATGTCAATTGGTTGGTATTTGTCCGCCAGATTTTCAAAAATATGTGAAATAATATCTCCGCCTTTCTGCAGAGAAGATTCGTAATGTTCCCCCGCTCCACCTCGTAGTATTCCAACTCTTTTCATGTATAAAGTATACAACAAAAAATACCCCATTACGAGGTATTTTTTGTTTTTGCTGTTGTTTGTTTTGTTTCGTTCCTTCGGCACGCCATAACATTTCTGTGACGGCGGCTATAACTTTTTTAATGCATGTCTTTCCACGCTTGTCGTATAGTTTTAAGTTCTACCAAACTATTGCACGCTCAATTGAGGCGTACAATACCGACTCAATAAGTCTGATCAGAACGGGTCTGATACACAATCTTAATAAATTAAAATTGAGACGTTTTTCAAATTGAATTATTCCACGACCAGCTTCCGCTAGCCGTGCCTTGTTACGACTTAGTCCCTGTCACCGAGCTTACCTTAGGACCCGCTTATGCGGATACTTCGGGTACTCCCGGCTCCCTTGACTTGACGGGCGGTGAGTACAAGACTTGAGAACGTATTCACCGCAGTTTAGCTGACCTGCGATTACTAGCAATTCCGGCTTCATGAGGTCGAGTTGCAGACCTCAATCCGAACTGGCGCCGCTTTTCACGATTAGCTCAGAGTTACCTCGTCGCTGCGCGTTGTAACGGCGATTGTATTATGTGTGTAGCCCAGGGTATCAGAGGGACATGCTGACCTGGCGTCATCCTCTCCTTCCTCCCCCACCTTTATGCGTAAGCATAAACAAATTTTCAATTTTTAATTTCTAATTTTCAATAAATTTTTAATTTACAATGAATAATTTTTAAATTGAATCATTGATAATTGACTGAAAATTGTAAATTGCTACTTGAAAATTGTTCGCTTCGCGAACAAAGGTGGGGGCGGTCTCGTGTGACACTTGTAACACACAACGAGGGTTGCGTTCGTTAGCCCACTTAAGGGTACAATTCAAACCACGAACTGACGACGGCCATGCATCACCTGTCCTGCTGTCTTGCGAGGGCCAATGTTTCTAAAGGCTTGCAACAGGATTTCTAACCCTGGTAAGGTTCTTCGTTTACCATCGAATTAAACCACATAATCCACTGCTTGTGCAAGTCCCCGTCTATTCCTTTGAGTTTTAGCCTTGCGGCCGTACTTCCCAGGCGGATCTCTTAACGCGTTAGCTAAGCCACTCAGAGGGTCGATACTCCGAATAGCGAGAGATCATCGTTTAGGGCGTGGACTACTGGGGTATCTAATCCCATTCGCTACCCACGCTTTCGTGCTTCAGTGTCAAATATGCGCCAGCGTACTGCCTTCGCATTTGGTGTTCCCTATGATATCAACGGATTTCACCCCTACACCATAAGTTCCGTACGCCTCTCGCACTTTCAAGTTCTGCCGTTTCTTTCGCGATTCCCAAGTTAAGCTCGGGGCTTTGACAAAAGACTAACAGAACAACCTACGCACCCTTTACGCCCAATAATTCCGGATAACGCTCGAGGCTCTCGTATTACCGCTCCTGCTGGCAC